>OCGV01000036.1_pt1 | contig 40803 bp, 44 predicted proteins | sample 1502591 | NCBI WGS metagenome assembly OCGV01 (sample SAMN02324088, study PRJEB22366) | soil metagenome | biome: mixedwood plains | place: Canada | collected 2009-09 | reverse complement strand
ATCAATTTGTTGCAACGAACAGGTCACTATCAGTCAAAATAAAATCATTATTTGAGATCTGAATTCACTGGCCGTCGTTTTACAACGTCGTGACTGGGAAAACCCTGGCGTTACCCAACTTAATCGCCTTGCAGCACATCCCCCTTTCGCCAGCTGGCGTAATAGCGAAGAGGCCCGCACCGATCGCCCTTCCCAACAGTTGCGCAGCCTGAATGGCGAATGGCGCCACGCTTCCCGAAGGGAGAAAGGCGGACAGGTATCCGGTAAGCGGCAGGGTCGGAACAGGAGAGCGCACGAGGGAGCTTCCAGGGGGAAACGCCTGGTATCTTTATAGTCCTGTCGGGTTTCGCCACCTCTGACTTGAGCGTCGATTTTTGTGATGCTCGTCAGGGGGGCGGAGCCTATGGAAAAACGCCAGCAACGCGGCCTTTTTACGGTTCCTGGCCTTTTGCTGGCCTTTTGCTCACATGTTCTTTCCTGCGTTATCCCCTGATTCTGTGGATAACCGTATTACCGCCTTTGAGTGAGCTGATACCGCTCGCCGCAGCCGAACGACCGAGCGCAGCGAGTCAGTGAGCGAGGAAGCGGAAGAGCGCCTTTCCGACGCTCACCGGGCTGGTTGCCCTCGCCGCTGGGCTGGCGGCCGTCTATGGCCCTGCAAACGCGCCAGAAACGCCGTCGAAGCCGTGTGCGAGACACCGCGGCCGCCGGCGTTGTGGATACCTCGCGGAAAACTTGGCCCTCACTGACAGATGAGGGGCGGACGTTGACACTTGAGGGGCCGACTCACCCGGCGCGGCGTTGACAGATGAGGGGCAGGCTCGATTTCGGCCGGCGACGTGGAGCTGGCCAGCCTCGCAAATCGGCGAAAACGCCTGATTTTACGCGAGTTTCCCACAGATGATGTGGACAAGCCTGGGGATAAGTGCCCTGCGGTATTGACACTTGAGGGGCGCGACTACTGACAGATGAGGGGCGCGATCCTTGACACTTGAGGGGCAGAGTGCTGACAGATGAGGGGCGCACCTATTGACATTTGAGGGGCTGTCCACAGGCAGAAAATCCAGCATTTGCAAGGGTTTCCGCCCGTTTTTCGGCCACCGCTAACCTGTCTTTTAACCTGCTTTTAAACCAATATTTATAAACCTTGTTTTTAACCAGGGCTGCGCCCTGTGCGCGTGACCGCGCACGCCGAAGGGGGGTGCCCCCCCTTCTCGAACCCTCCCGGCCCGCTAACGCGGGCCTCCCATCCCCCCAGGGGCTGCGCCCCTCGGCCGCGAACGGCCTCACCCCAAAAATGGCAGCGCTGGCAGTCCTTGCCATTGCCGGGATCGGGGCAGTAACGGGATGGGCGATCAGCCCGAGCGCGACGCCCGGAAGCATTGACGTGCCGCAGGTGCTGGCATCGACATTCAGCGACCAGGTGCCGGGCAGTGAGGGCGGCGACCTGGTGGGCGATGGCCGGTGTGGCCGGCATCATCGGCGCGATCCTGGCGGCGGCGGCAACCGGCTTTGTTGGGCTGGCAGTGTCGATCCGCAACCGAGTGAAGCGCGTGCGCGACCTGTTGGTGATGGAGCCGGGTGCAGAGCCATAAGCGGCAAGAGACGAAAGCCCGGTTTCCGGGCTTTTGTTTTGTTACGCCAAGGACGAGTTTTAGCGGCTAAAGGTGTTGACGTGCGAGAAATGTTTAGCTAAACTTCTCTCATGTGCTGGCGGCTGTCACCGCTATGTTCAACCAAGGCGCGGAGCAAATTATGGGTGTTATCCATGAAGAAACGGCTTACCGAAAGCCAGTTCCAGGAGGCGATCCAGGGGCTGGAAGTGGGGCAGCAGACCATCGAGATAGCGCGGGGCGTCTTAGTCGATGGGAAGCCACAGGCGACGTTCGCAACGTCGCTGGGACTGACCAGGGGCGCAGTGTCGCAAGCGGTGCATCGCGTGTGGGCCGCGTTCGAGGACAAGAACTTGCCCGAGGGGTACGCGCGGGTAACGGCGGTTCTGCCGGAACATCAGGCGTACATCGTCCGGAAGTGGGAAGCGGACGCCAAGAAAAAACAGGAAACCAAACGATGAAAACTTTGGTCACGGCCAACCAGAAAGGCGGCGTCGGCAAGACTTCGACCCTTGTGCATCTTGCCTTCGACTTTTTCGAGCGCGGCTTGCGGGTTGCCGTGATCGACCTGGACCCCCAGGGCAATGCGTCCTACACGCTCAAGGACTTTGCTACCGGCCTGCATGCAAGCAAGCTGTTCGGCGCTGTCCCTGCCGGCGGCTGGACCGAAACCGCACCCGCAGCCGGCGACGGCCAGGCCGCGCGCCTCGCCCTCATCGAGTCCAACCCGGTACTGGCGAACGCCGAACGGCTGTCGCTGGACGACGCCCGCGAGCTGTTCGGGGCGAACATCAAGGCCCTGGCGAACCAAGGCTTCGACGTGTGCCTGATCGACACGGCCCCGACCCTTGGCGTCGGCCTGGCGGCCGCCCTCTTCGCGGCCGACTATGTGCTGTCCCCCATCGAGCTTGAGGCGTACAGCATCCAGGGCATCAAGAAGATGGTCACGACCATTGCGAACGTGCGCCAGAAGAACGCCAAGCTGCAATTCCTTGGCATGGTGCCCAGCAAGGTCGATGCGCGGAATCCGCGCCACGCGCGCCACCAAGCCGAGCTGCTGGCCGCGTACCCCAAGATGATGATTCCGGCCACCGTTGGCCTGCGCAGCAGCATCGCCGATGCCCTCGCATCCGGTGTGCCGGTCTGGAAGATCAAGAAAACGGCCGCGCGCAAGGCATCGAAAGAGGTTCGCGCCCTGGCTGATTACGTGTTCACGAAGATGGAGATTTCCCAATGACTGCGGCTCAAGCCAAGACCACCAAGAAAAACACCGCTGCGGCCGCTCAGGAAGCCGCAGGCGCGGCGCAGCCGTCCGGCCTGGGGTTGGATAGCATCGGCGACCTGTCGAGCCTCCTGGACGCTCCTGCGGCGTCTCAGGGCGGTTCCGGCCCTATCGAGCTGGACCTGGACCTGATCGACGAAGATCCGCATCAGCCGCGGACGGCCGACAACCCCGGCTTTTCCCCGGAGAGCATCGCGGAAATCGGTGCCACGATCAAAGAGCGCGGGGTTTTCCGCCGAGGATGCCGAAACCATCGCAAGCCGCACCGTCATGCGTGCGCCCCGCGAAACCTTCCAGTCCGTCGGCTCGATGGTCCAGCAAGCTACGGCCAAGATCGAGCGCGACAGCGTGCAACTGGCTCCCCCTGCCCTGCCCGCGCCATCGGCCGCCGTGGAGCGTTCGCGTCGTCTCGAACAGGAGGCGGCAGGTTTGGCGAAGTCGATGACCATCGACACGCGAGGAACTATGACGACCAAGAAGCGAAAAACCGCCGGCGAGGACCTGGCAAAACAGGTCAGCGAGGCCAAGCAGGCCGCGTTGCTGAAACACACGAAGCAGCAGATCAAGGAAATGCAGCTTTCCTTGTTCGATATTGCGCCGTGGCCGGACACGATGCGAGCGATGCCAAACGACACGGCCCGCTCTGCCCTGTTCACCACGCGCAACAAGAAAATCCCGCGCGAGGCGCTGCAAAACAAGGTCATTTTCCACGTCAACAAGGACGTGAAGATCACCTACACCGGCGTCGAGCTGCGGGCCGACGATGACGAACTGGTGTGGCAGCAGGTGTTGGAGTACGCGAAGCGCACCCCTATCGGCGAGCCGATCACCTTCACGTTCTACGAGCTTTGCCAGGACCTGGGCTGGTCGATCAATGGCCGGTATTACACGAAGGCCGAGGAATGCCTGTCGCGCCTACAGGCGACGGCGATGGGCTTCACGTCCGACCGCGTTGGGCACCTGGAATCGGTGTCGCTGCTGCACCGCTTCCGCGTCCTGGACCGTGGCAAGAAAACGTCCCGTTGCCAGGTCCTGATCGACGAGGAAATCGTCGTGCTGTTTGCTGGCGACCACTACACGAAATTCATATGGGAGAAGTACCGCAAGCTGTCGCCGACGGCCCGACGGATGTTCGACTATTTCAGCTCGCACCGGGAGCCGTACCCGCTCAAGCTGGAAACCTTCCGCCTCATGTGCGGATCGGATTCCACCCGCGTGAAGAAGTGGCGCGAGCAGGTCGGCGAAGCCTGCGAAGAGTTGCGAGGCAGCGGCCTGGTGGAACACGCCTGGGTCAATGATGACCTGGTGCATTGCAAACGCTAGGGCCTTGTGGGGTCAGTTCCGGCTGGGGGTTCAGCAGCCAGCGCTTTACTGGCATTTCAGGAACAAGCGGGCACTGCTCGACGCACTTGCTTCGCTCAGTATCGCTCGGGACGCACGGCGCGCTCTACGAACTGCCGATAAACAGAGGATTAAAATTGACAATTGTGATTAAGGCTCAGATTCGACGGCTTGGAGCGGCCGACGTGCAGGATTTCCGCGAGATCCGATTGTCGGCCCTGAAGAAAGCTCCAGAGATGTTCGGGTCCGTTTACGAGCACGAGGAGAAAAAGCCCATGGAGGCGTTCGCTGAACGGTTGCGAGATGCCGTGGCATTCGGCGCCTACATCGACGGCGAGATCATTGGGCTGTCGGTCTTCAAACAGGAGGACGGCCCCAAGGACGCTCACAAGGCGCATCTGTCCGGCGTTTTCGTGGAGCCCGAACAGCGAGGCCGAGGGGTCGCCGGTATGCTGCTGCGGGCGTTGCCGGCGGGTTTATTGCTCGTGATGATCTTGGCAGTCACAGCATGCGCATATCCATGCTTCGACCATGCGCTCACAAAGTAGGTGAATGCGCAATGTAGTACCCACATCGTCATCGCTTTCCACTGCTCTCGCGAATAAAGATGGAAAATCAATCTCATGGTAATAGTCCATGAAAATCCTTGTATTCATAAATCCTCCAGGTAGCTATATGCAAATTGAAACAAAAGAGATGGTGATCTTTCTAAGAGATGATGGAATCTCCCTTCAGTATCCCGATGGTCAATGCGCTGGATATGGGATAGATGGGAATATGCTGATTTTTATGGGACAGAGTTGCGAACTGTTCCCAACTAAAATCATTTTGCACGATCAGCGCACTACGAACTTTACCCACAAATAGTCAGGTAATGAATCCTGATATAAAGACAGGTTGATAAATCAGTCTTCTACGCGCATCGCACGCGCACACCGTAGAAAGTCTTTCAGTTGTGAGCCTGGGCAAACCGTTAACTTTCGGCGGCTTTGCTGTGCGACAGGCTCACGTCTAAAAGGAAATAAATCATGGGTCATAAAATTATCACGTTGTCCGGCGCGGCGACGGATGTTCTGTATGCGCTGTTTTTCCGTGGCGCGTTGCTGTCTGGTGATCTGCCTTCTAAATCTGGCACAGCCGAATTGCGCGAGCTTGGTTTTGCTGAAACCAGACACACAGCAACTGAATACCAGAAAGAAAATCACTTTACCTTTCTGACATCAGAAGGGCAGAAATTTGCCGTTGAACACCTGGTCAATACGCGTTTTGGTGAGCAGCAATATTGCGCTTCGATGACGCTTGGCGTTGAGATTGATACCTCTGCTGCACAAAAGGCAATCGACGAGCTGGACCAGCGCATTCGTGACACCGTCTCCTTCGAACTTATTCGCAATGGAGTGTCATTCATCAAGGACGCCGCTATCGCAAATGGTGCTATCCACGCAGCGGCAATCGAAACACCTCAGCCGGTGACCAATATCTACAACATCAGCCTTGGTATCCAGCGTGATGAGCCAGCGCAGAACAAGGTAACCGTCAGTGCCGATAAGTTCAAAGTTAAACCTGGTGTTGATACCAACATTGAAACGTTGATCGAAAACGCGCTGAAAAACGCTGCTGAATGTGCGGCGCTGGATGTCACAAAGCAAATGGCAGCAGACAAGAAAGCGATGGATGAACTGGCTTCCTATGTCCGCACGGCCATCATGATGGAATGTTTCCCCGGTGGTGTTATCTGGCAGCAGTGCCGTCGATAGTATGCAATTGATAATTATTATCATTTGCGGGTCCTTTCCGGCGATCCGCCTTGTTACGGGGCGGCGACCTCGCGGGTTTTCGCTATTTATGAAAATTTTCCGGTTTAAGGCGTTTCCGTTCTTCTTCGTCATAACTTAATGTTTTTATTTAAAATACCCTCTGAAAAGAAAGGAAACGACAGGTGCTGAAAGCGAGCTTTTTGGCCTCTGTCGTTTCCTTTCTCTGTTTTTGTCCGTGGAATGAACAATGGAAGTCAACAAAAAGCAGCTGGCTGACATTTTCGGTGCGAGTATCCGTACCATTCAGAACTGGCAGGAACAGGGAATGCCCGTTCTGCGAGGCGGTGGCAAGGGTAATGAGGTGCTTTATGACTCTGCCGCCGTCATAAAATGGTATGCCGAAAGGGATGCTGAAATTGAGAACGAAAAGCTGCGCCGGGAGGTTGAAGAACTGCTGCAGGCCAGCGAGGCAGATCAGACGCTGAGTGCGCTTCAAATCATCGGCGTCCTGCTCGTGATCGGGAGTATCTGGCTGGGCCAACGTTCCAACCGCACTCCTAGGGCGCGTATAGCTTGCCGGAAGTCGCCTTGACCCGCATGGCATAGGCCTATCGTTTCCACGATCAGCGATCGGCTCGTTGCCCTGCGCCGCTCCAAAGCCCGCGACGCAGCGCCGGCAGGCAGAGCAAGTAGAGGGCAGCGCCTGCAATCCATGCCCACCCGTTCCACGTTGTTATAGAAGCCGCATAGATCGCCGTGAAGAGGAGGGGTCCGACGATCGAGGTCAGGCTGGTGAGCGCCGCCAGTGAGCCTTGCAGCTGCCCCTGACGTTCCTCATCCACCTGCCTGGACAACATTGCTTGCAGCGCCGGCATTCCGATGCCACCCGAAGCAAGCAGGACCATGATCGGGAACGCCATCCATCCCCGTGTCGCGAAGGCAAGCAGGATGTAGCCTGTGCCGTCGGCAATCATTCCGAGCATGAGTGCCCGCCTTTCGCCGAGCCGGGCGGCTACAGGGCCGGTGATCATTGCCTGGGCGAGTGAATGCAGAATGCCAAATGCGGCAAGCGAAATGCCGATCGTGGTCGCGTCCCAGTGAAAGCGATCCTCGCCGAAAATGACCCAAAGCGCGGCCGGCACCTGTCCGACAAGTTGCATGATGAAGAAGACCGCCATCAGGGCGGCGACGACGGTCATGCCCCGGGCCCACCGGAACGAAGCGAGCGGGTTGAGAGCCTCCCGGCGTAACGGCCGGCGTTCGCCTTTGTGCGACTCCGGCAAAAGGAAACAGCCCGTCAGGAAATTGAGGCCGTTCAAGGCTGCCGCGGCGAAGAACGGAGCGTGGGGGGAGAAACCGCCCATCAGCCCACCGAGCACAGGTCCCGCGACCATCCCGAACCCGAAACAGGCGCTCATGAAGCCGAAGTGCCGCGCGCGCTCATCGCCATCAGTGATATCGGCAATATAAGCGCCGGCTACCGCCCCAGTCGCCCCGGTGATGCCGGCCACGATCCGCCCGATATAGAGAACCCAAAGGAAAGGCGCTGTCGCCATGATGGCGTAGTCGACAGTGGCGCCGGCCAGCGAGACGAGCAAGATTGGCCGCCGCCCGAAACGATCCGACAGCGCGCCCAGCACAGGTGCGCAGGCAAATTGCACCAACGCATACAGCGCCAGCAGAATGCCATAGTGGGCGGTGACGTCGTTCGAGTGAACCAGATCGCGCAGGAGGCCCGGCAGCACCGGCATAATCAGGCCGATGCCGACAGCGTCGAGCGCGACAGTGCTCAGAATTACGATCAGGGGTATGTTGGGTTTCACGTCTGGCCTCCGGACCAGCCTCCGCTGGTCCGATTGAACGCGCGGATTCTTTATCACTGATAAGTTGGTGGACATATTATGTTTATCAGTGATAAAGTGTCAAGCATGACAAAGTTGCAGCCGAATACAGTGATCCGTGCCGCCCTGGACCTGTTGAACGAGGTCGGCGTAGACGGTCTGACGACACGCAAACTGGCGGAACGGTTGGGGGTTCAGCAGCCGGCGCTTTACTGGCACTTCAGGAACAAGCGGGCGCTGCTCGACGCACTGGCCGAAGCCATGCTGGCGGAGAATCATACGCATTCGGTGCCGAGAGCCGACGACGACTGGCGCTCATTTCTGATCGGGAATGCCCGCAGCTTCAGGCAGGCGCTGCTCGCCTACCGCGATGGCGCGCGCATCCATGCCGGCACGCGACCGGGCGCACCGCAGATGGAAACGGCCGACGCGCAGCTTCGCTTCCTCTGCGAGGCGGGTTTTTCGGCCGGGGACGCCGTCAATGCGCTGATGACAATCAGCTACTTCACTGTTGGGGCCGTGCTTGAGGAGCAGGCCGGCGACAGCGATGCCGGCGAGCGCGGCGGCACCGTTGAACAGGCTCCGCTCTCGCCGCTGTTGCGGGCCGCGATAGACGCCTTCGACGAAGCCGGTCCGGACGCAGCGTTCGAGCAGGGACTCGCGGTGATTGTCGATGGATTGGCGAAAAGGAGGCTCGTTGTCAGGAACGTTGAAGGACCGAGAAAGGGTGACGATTGATCAGGACCGCTGCCGGAGCGCAACCCACTCACTACAGCAGAGCCATGTAGACAACATCCCCTCCCCCTTTCCACCGCGTCAGACGCCCGTAGCAGCCCGCTACGGGCTTTTTCATGCCCTGCCCTAGCGTCCAAGCCTCACGGCCGCGCTCGGCCTCTCTGGCGGCCTTCTGGCGCTCTTCCGCTTCCTCGCTCACTGACTCGCTGCGCTCGGTCGTTCGGCTGCGGCGAGCGGTATCAGCTCACTCAAAGGCGGTAATACGGTTATCCACAGAATCAGGGGATAACGCAGGAAAGAACATGTGAGCAAAAGGCCAGCAAAAGGCCAGGAACCGTAAAAAGGCCGCGTTGCTGGCGTTTTTCCATAGGCTCCGCCCCCCTGACGAGCATCACAAAAATCGACGCTCAAGTCAGAGGTGGCGAAACCCGACAGGACTATAAAGATACCAGGCGTTTCCCCCTGGAAGCTCCCTCGTGCGCTCTCCTGTTCCGACCCTGCCGCTTACCGGATACCTGTCCGCCTTTCTCCCTTCGGGAAGCGTGGCGCTTTTCCGCTGCATAACCCTGCTTCGGGGTCATTATAGCGATTTTTTCGGTATATCCATCCTTTTTCGCACGATATACAGGATTTTGCCAAAGGGTTCGTGTAGACTTTCCTTGGTGTATCCAACGGCGTCAGCCGGGCAGGATAGGTGAAGTAGGCCCACCCGCGAGCGGGTGTTCCTTCTTCACTGTCCCTTATTCGCACCTGGCGGTGCTCAACGGGAATCCTGCTCTGCGAGGCTGGCCGGCTACCGCCGGCGTAACAGATGAGGGCAAGCGGATGGCTGATGAAACCAAGCCAACCAGGAAGGGCAGCCCACCTATCAAGGTGTACTGCCTTCCAGACGAACGAAGAGCGATTGAGGAAAAGGCGGCGGCGGCCGGCATGAGCCTGTCGGCCTACCTGCTGGCCGTCGGCCAGGGCTACAAAATCACGGGCGTCGTGGACTATGAGCACGTCCGCGAGCTGGCCCGCATCAATGGCGACCTGGGCCGCCTGGGCGGCCTGCTGAAACTCTGGCTCACCGACGACCCGCGCACGGCGCGGTTCGGTGATGCCACGATCCTCGCCCTGCTGGCGAAGATCGAAGAGAAGCAGGACGAGCTTGGCAAGGTCATGATGGGCGTGGTCCGCCCGAGGGCAGAGCCATGACTTTTTTAGCCGCTAAAACGGCCGGGGGGTGCGCGTGATTGCCAAGCACGTCCCCATGCGCTCCATCAAGAAGAGCGACTTCGCGGAGCTGGTGAAGTACATCACCGACGAGCAAGGCAAGACCGAGCGCCCAATACGCAAACCGCCTCTCCCCGCGCGTTGGCCGATTCATTAATGCAGCTGGCACGACAGGTTTCCCGACTGGAAAGCGGGCAGTGAGCGCAACGCAATTAATGTGAGTTAGCTCACTCATTAGGCACCCCAGGCTTTACACTTTATGCTTCCGGCTCGTATGTTGTGTGGAATTGTGAGCGGATAACAATTTCACACAGGAAACAGCTATGACCATGATTACGCCAAGCTTCAAATAATGATTTTATTTTGACTGATAGTGACCTGTTCGTTGCAACAAATTGATAAGCAATGCTTTCTTATAATGCCAACTTTGTACAAGAAAGCTGGGTCACTCACGTTTTAGACCTTCACCCACTTCTTGCTGCTGGAGCTTTTCTCCATAGCGTCAAGCACCGCTTGATTCTTGACGCCATCGTCGAAGTTGGGTGACGGCTGCTTATTCTGGGAGATCGCCTGCATCAAATCGTACACGATGTGGGTAAACGTGTGCTCGTAACCGATAATGTGTCCGGCAGGCCACCATTTCCAGTATGGATGGCTCGGATCCGTGACCATGATATTCCGGAACCCTTGCGCATAGGCCGGGTCGTCCCGCAGGTACAGATCCAGCTCATTCAGCCGCTCGAGGTTGAAGACCAAACTGCCCTTGCTTCCGTTGATCTCGAATCGGTTGTAGTTCTTCCGGCCAGGCGCAAAGCGCGTCGCCTCGATGGTTCCAATCGCGCCGTTGGCGAATCGCACCAGCGCCAGGCTGGCATCGTCGACGGTGACCTTTCCCTTTTTTTTCGGGTTATCCACTAGCGGCCGTTCTTTAACAAAAGTTTCCAGGGTCGCCGAAACCTCGGTAATCTCGCCCACGAGGAAGCGGGCCAGATCGGTCACGTGCGAAGCGAGATCACCCAATGCACCAGACCCCGACTTCACCTTGTCAAATCGCCAGTAGAGCGGGAATTCGGGATCGACCGGCCAATCCTGTAGATAAGTCCCGCGAAAATGATGGACCCTGCCAAGCGTACCGTCCGCAATAAGTCTCTGGGCCAGCGTCACAGCGGGAGTCTTTCGGTAGTTATGACAAATCATGTGCAGCACTCCAGCCTTCTGAACGGCTGCCAGCATCTTCCTGGCTTCGCCCAGCGTGTTGGCCAGAGGTTTCTCACACAGGATGGTCTTGCCGGCCTTGGCCGCGGCGACGGAGATGGGCATATGCGAATCGCCGGGAGTGGAGACATCGATCACATCGATGTCTTTACGCCGGACAACCTCTTCCCAGGAAGTGCTCCACTCTTCCCATCCATACTTCGCAGCCGCTGCTGTTACGGCAGCTTCATTTCGGCCGCAAATGACCTTCATCACCGGAATCGCGTCGCTGTCGAAAAAGCAAGGCATCTGCCGGTAAGCATTGCTGTGCGCTTTGCCCATGAACTGGTAACCAATGAGAGCCACATTAATCTTTCGAGGCACCGCAAGATCCTTTCTGTCGCAATTCTTGAAGGGCTAGTTCACCAAGCACATGCCCCGACAAGACACGGGGGCTTCCGGGAATCCCTGGCAAAAGCGGGTTCGCTCTAAGTTCACGGGAGACTTGGGTCGAGTTTTGAAGCGGTGTTGCGGAAAACTTCCAGCACTTCGAAAACGGTGACATAATAGCTGCAAATCGTGTAGTGCTGAACGACGCCACTGTATAGCAAGATTCGTTTTGCAGGGTCAAGGGAAAAGGCCGGTTTCTGCGGGCTCATCCCTCGCATCCCTCGTGCTTCGCAACGAATCCGGACGAGACATGCCTGCTCAAGCCTACAGAATCCGCGAGATCCGCCACCGACATGGCTCGTCGCGATACCTTCGTGAAAGAAGCGGAACGTTCTGGTCCGATGCCGACCACCTTGGACATCAGCAGCTAAAGGCCCGCATCGAGAAATGGATCCAGCAACAAACGAGTCCTGTGCTTTACCGGCAAGGTCGCCGTTTGGACCTGTTGAAGCTCGTGCATTTTAGTCTCGATTGCATCCTCAGGAGTCTTGTCCTGAATTGCCGGATCCCGGGAGGCAACCTTCGAGCCCGAGTGCTTCAAGCCTCTCAGGACGACTGCGGGACCGTTGTCCTTCAGGCTGCGGTTCGGGGACGGATAGAAATCTTTGAGATTCGCCCGGCGGTTGAAACTCTCCTGTCGCGTCCGCTTGAGGAAACCCGCAGTGATTTCCAAAAGACCGTCGAGAATTTGATTCTTAAATACTTTCCGAAGGTTGAGATTCTCAGATCGGCTGTTTCCGCGGATCTGCAGCATTCTCTGTCCGGGAAATACGTCCGCCTGCAGTTTCGGGCAGGCAACTCCCGCTGGGTTGCAATCGCTGCCTGCCCTCAAGAAAACCAGGCCACCGTCGATGGCATGCTGAGCAGCGGGCTGCTTTGGAGAGATTTCCTGGAGCAGCGCGGACTTGCGGGTCGGGACAAACTGCTCCTTCTGGCGCCGTGTAACAGGTTGCTGGTACTGAAAAGCCGACTGGGATGGATTTCGGGCGCCGGCCGCGATGTTCAGCTGATGGAGATGGATGCTGAAGCTGAGACGCTAACCCCGGTTGACCTGAGGGATTGCGGCAATCTCGACACCGCGCTTACGCAAGTACAGGCTTTTTTCAACGGAAAGGATTTTGATGACGACGAGCGCGTCCGACGCATGCTGGGCCTGGCGCCGGAACAAATTACCTGGTCGCAGTCCGAGAAGAACAACCGCATTGTGTTTCGCATTCGGGGATTGGAGTTCGCACAGCTTCAGCTTGGGCATCACTCAAGGTTGACTTTTGGCTCGGGGATGCCCGCGGTAGTCCGTACAGAGAGCGATTGGGACTACTTGAGGAAAACAGTCGAACAGATTCTCGCACAGCAATGTACCGCCTTGCGTGCTGGAGACTCGAGATATGCTCCAAAGCCCGAGCGCTGGCTCGAAAGCCTGATCCTGAGGGATATTCGAGCAATCGACGCACGGCTGGATCCCCGGTTTGTGTATCCGCAGGTCCCAGCTTTGCTCGGCGGGGACCGCGGGATGATTGACATCTTGACCGCAACACATGAAGGCCGCCTAGCTCTTTTGGAGCTCAAGGTGGGCGAGGACATTGAACTGCCGATGCAAGGCCTCGACTACTGGCTGCGGGTTCGCTGGCACCACTCAAGGAACGAGTTCCAGAATCACGGTTATTTTCCAGGAGTCAGCCTGAGCCCTCTGCCGCCTTTGCTGTTTTTCGTTTGCCCTGAGTTCCGCTATCACAGCACTTTTCCGGTACTCACCAGAAAGATCGATTCTGCGGTGCCTCTCATCCAGGTAGGGATCAATGAGAACTGGCGCGAAGGCGTTACAGTGGTCATGCGGCGCTCGTCGATTTTGCCCGTCGCATCGAGAACGGCACATTAACAGATCCAAGTGCGACTCCAGTAAGATGACGCGATCACTCCTCAAGCGACTTCACGGCTGCGCTTTAGTCGGGCTGTTGGCCGCCAGCTCCTTGTTCGCCGTGGATGGGAGCAAGTCCTCGGCGAAGTTCGAATTGGTCGGCGAAGTACGGTTGGCACAGCCGCAGAAGCCTCGCCGCCTGGTTGCTTTTGTCGCTTTAAACGGCAACACCAAGCCTTACTCGGCCCATACCTGGACAGACTTTGGCGGCAAGTTCAAGTTTAAGAAAGTCCCTGCGGGCTCGTATTCACTTCAGGTCGAAATACGCCGCCGCGGTGAAAAACATCTGACAGTGGAAGTTTCTCCCAGTCTGGCGGATCGCAAAGGCCGGATTCATCAGCTCATCACTGTGGAACCCACCCAGTCGGTGGCTATCAAGCAGAAACCCGATGTGGTCTCGGTTCGTGAGCTCTCGATTCCCCAGAAGGCCCTCAACTTGTATCTGAAAGCGGAGAAGAAACTCTCGAAAGGCGAGATTGAGAAAGGCATTGCTCTTCTCGAGCAGGCGGTGAACATAGCGCCCCATTTCGTGGGTGCAATTAACCGCATTGGTACCGTCTTTCACATGCAGAAGGATTTTGCCAAGTCAGAACAGTATTTTCGAGAGGCGTTGGAAGTCGATCCAAACGCGTACGCTCCGTTAGTAAATTTGGGCGGGAGCTTGCTTGCGGTCGGAAAACTTGAAGAGGCCTTGGCAATCAACCAGCATGCAGTCACCGTACGACCACGGGACGCATTGGCGAACGCCCAACTGGGAGTCAGCTATTTGAGTCTGAAGAATGACACCAAGGCAGAAGAGTATCTGATCCGCACAAAGGAACTGGACCCGTTGCACTTTACCTATCCGCAACTGGCTCTTGCCGGAATCTACACCCGCCAGAACAAACTGGCTCTCGTGGTCCAGGAGCTTCGGGAGTTTCTCAGGCTGCACCCGGATGACAGGCAAAACCAACTGATTCAGAAGCAGATCGAAACACTGCAGTTTGCGAAGTGACGCTGCCAGCTTCGGATGCTCCACGAGGCGCTGCAGGAAAGCAAACCCGAGACGCACGGAGACTCCGATTGGAAGTCAGAATTCCAGCACAACAATGTCGCTATGGCTGAAGAAGCCTCGGTGTCTAACGAAGCGGTCGAACTCAATTGCGATGCACAAGAAGTGAGTGGAGAAGCTGGCAGAAACGTGAAGTTGTGGCGTCACGACCTAACGTCTCCGTGCCTCTGTGTCTCCGTGGTTTGCTTTTGCCGCAGAGCTTCTCTGGCCCCCGGGACATCCTGTTGTCCCGAATCCAAAGAACTCCTTTGCAGGATCACAATGGCCAGCAGAACACAAAGGCCGCCGCTGAGTTGAAATCCGGTGAGCGTCTCGTGCAAAAAGATCCAGGCGACCATGGCCGCAACCACTGGCTCCAGTGTGCTGATGATTCCTGTGTGGCTGGCTGAAAGATGCTTTACGGCGTGCATATAGAGCAGGTAGGGAAGAGTCGTTCCGAAGGCCACGATACCAAGGATCATCCAGATCTTGAAGGGCTCGATCTGTGAAAGAGGCTGCCAGGAATCCCGGCTTGCGCTCCAGAACAGAGCGGAGAACAGGAAACTATAGAAGAGGACGGTGAGGTCACGATGCGACTTCAAAGCATGTCGGGTCATGAGCGTAAAGAACGCAAAACAAACGCCCGCAGCGAGACCGAGGAGGATCCCCACGTTGCCCCAACGCCGGGGCGCTTCCGTCTCGACCGACACCATTGCACATCCCATCAGCGCCAGTGTCAGCGCCGCAAGCTTTGCGCGGGTTAGGGGAATTTTCAGCCAGAGCCGCTCAAACAGCAGCATCCACAAAGGCGCAAGATACTGGAGCAGAATCGCCATTCCAACACCCAACGCTTGGATGGCCGCGTAGTAGGTGAATTGTGTCAGCGCCAGGCCGAGCGTCCCCATCGCCAGAAAGAACGGAAGATCCCTGCGGCTCAACTTGAGCAAACTGCGATCGCGCCATAGCAATACAGCCAGCAACATCAAGGCACTGAGCACGGAGCGATAGAACACCAACCGGGCTGGCGACAATGTTCCCGTCATGACGACCTTGCCGAAAACACCGGAGACAGCCCAGAGGTGAGCAGCCCCAAGCGCTGCCAGCAGGCCGACGCCAGGTCTGGACACTTCGATCCCAGGTGCGTCCGGCAAGCTTTCTTGATCGGTTCGCGCCAGTTGTGTCATTCTTGCTCCGTCTGTCTTACCTCGTGATTCATCGCACTCAAGGAGAGCTCAATGCCAGATACCAAGATCATCGTCAACAACGACGGTTCGCTCAAAGTGGAAGGAGATTTTACGGTGTACGACGTGGAGGGCAATGCGTTTGACCTCGCAGGGCGAAAAATCATCTCGTTTTGCCGCTGCGGGCATTCCGAGAATAAGCCCTTCTGCGATGGTAGTCACCGCAAGGTAGGATTCCAGTCACAGATCAAAGCCCGCGCACTGCCGCCGCCCGCACCCAAGGTCTAAGAAATCGAGAACAGGCGCGTAAGTCGCGCCGCTCGCTTCCCTAGGCCGCATCGTGTGCAGAACCTATTCAAGAGTGAGCTGCATGGACTTGAAATCGAATGTCACGCGACCGGCTTGTTGCAGAAGCGTCCAACCCAAAAGCCCGTGATAGTCTCCGCTCTCTGGCAGGGTTTCCTGCAGCAGGACAGGGGCTGGCTGCAGAATGGTTTCGAAACCGCCGATTCTGAGCTTGACCTCAGGAAGCGTAACGGCCTCAATCTCCAATGCACCGCCAATACCTATGATCTGCTTTCGGTCCTTTTTGCCGGACTCACCGATCACACCCGAGAAGTCCTTCGCGAACATGGGCCACAGGCTGGTTTCCTCCGCTCCGGTGTCTAAAAACAGAGTGACGTTTGCCCTTATATTCGGCTGCCACGAAGGGCGAGGCGCCCTGGAAGCAGAGATTTGCCTCTCGAACGCTTCCACCTTTCGAAGGAAACCCAATCTCAAGGGTTCGGTCCTTACTAAACCTAGCCGTCTGGATGGCGTGAAGAACGGAGATTCCCAGTGCTCCTCGCTCTCCAGGCGGCAAATCTCCCCATGGCTCTTGAGGGTCTGGGAACAACAGGAAGGCTACATTCCGGATGTGAAAGTTGCCCACAGTGATGAGATCGGCAACTGCAACTCGGTAGCTAGCAAACAGGCCTGCCGAACCCTGGGCCTTGGGAGCATCCGAGGCAACCGGTTGAAAAGCCAAACCTACTCGTTTTGCTTCCGATTCACTCATCGCGCTCACGTTCATGCCCGTGTCGAGCATGTACTTGGCAGTCTTGCCATTGACTGAGAGCGCAATGAACGGGGTGCCCAGCTTCACTTCGTAATGCATCCTTGAAAACCCGCGACGGTTGACGGACTGCTCAGGAGAGCCGCTGAGAGCCTGGAAGACTTTGCGTCCGGCTTGGTCGCTGGCATTGTCTGGTTTGATCGCCAGCATTTGGTTGAGTTGCTGCTGCGCCTCCCGGTACCGCCCGGTTCGATAGTACAAATATGCCAGGAGATTATGCGCTTGATAAGCCTGCTCGGATTTTGGCGAAGATTTGATGACCGACTCAGCTTCGTGGCGCGCTCGCTTCAGATCGCCAAAGGCAGAGGCCACGGCGCACCTGTAAAACGCCGAAGCCCCATGTTGGCTTACAGCGTCACGAAGATCGAACCACTTGTGGGAGTCAAAAAGTGCTTTCAGGTCCGACTCACGCGGTTCGGCCTTAAGACAGGTCGAGAAGGTCAACAAGAGAACGAATGTAGCTCTGGAGAGCATCACGACAATCGAAGAGGCCTGATCAACTCTGACGATTAGAAAGCGAGCAGGTTGCCACGCCTGATCTGCGTTTCGGCAGCATGGATCGATGCATGGAGCGGTGAGTCTTGAACTAGGAGGAAGCCAACACACGCTCTTTAGACACGATTCGATTTCGTCCCTGGCGCTTGGCTGCAAACAAGCGGCGGTCTGCGGCGTCCAGAATCTGGGTCGCGCTCGGGCCGTCCTCAGGAAAGCAGGCCAGTCCTGCACTGATGGTCAGTCTCTCGACAGCGCCTTGGCCTGAAATTGGGATTGGAGTGCTCTCGATCAATTGGCGAAGTTTGTCAACCTTTTCTGCAGCCACGGTTGAATCGGTCTCCGGCAGGATCACGACGAACTCCTCGCCTCCATAGCGTGCCGTCAGATCACTTTGCCGAAACGATGAGCGCATGATCGAAGTCAGAATCCGAAGTGCTTCATCTCCCGCCGAGTGGCCATAACTGTCGTTGAAAGTTTTGAAATGGTCGATGTCGATCATGACCAGTGTCAGTGGACGATTGTAACGGCTGGCCCGGCTGACTTCGTCCAGCACTCGTTCATCGAAATACCCCCGGTTGAAAAGGCCGGTCATTCGATCACAAGTGGAAAGTCGCAGCAGGCGCTGCACCCGAAAAACTACGGCTGTGCCGATCACGGTCGCGGCAAGCATCAAGATCAATCGGGAAATCTGCACGCTCCAGTTGAAAAAGCCGTACCTAAACGGAGCAAACTCAGGAGAGTTGAGATCCCAAAGCGTCGCGGCGATGGCAACGATGAGAGCATATTGGCCGATGGCGGACAGCCCAGCCAGCACACAGATACGAACATCATGACGCAGGCAGGTGGCGGCGATGGCGAGAAAATAGGCTTCGAACGTCACCTTGCTGTTGACGGCGGTGTGAGGCCTATCGAGGAGGACAAAGATGAACAATGCCAGGCTGACCAACGTGACATCGAGAAGGCTGCTGGCGAGACCCAGCCAGTGGCGGTAAATCCCCTGCTGCACCAACCAAAACCAGAGAAGCGCCACCAGAAAAGCGGTGAGCGTCACTGCCAACCCAACCAGATTCTCCCAAGGTTCCTGTTCATACCAGAGACTCACGAGAGGAATGAGCAGCAGAATAGAGGTTAGCAACAGACGAATGCGCGCTACCAGGTTTTCGCCTGTGGCGGCCGCTTCCAGAAGAAACTGGTCGGGAGGCTTCCACAACGACCTCCAGAAGCTGCCGGGTTTGCGCAATAGAACGTGCTGGCGCATTCGAATCGGCTGAGACCGATGGAAATTTGAAGTTGCGATGAGCTAGAAGGAGAAGAGAAGTCCTACGCTGCCTTCGACAAAGTTCACGGTCTGGCTGAAAACACCCGGCATCGAATAGCCGCGGACATCAAAACGTACGCCCAGCGGCCCTGCCAGATTCCTCAGCTTAACTCCGCCTCCGTAGTTGAAGGCAAACTTCGTGCCGAGATCAAGGATAGAGTCCCCCCAAGTAGTTATCAAGCCAACGCCAGCGGTGGCGTAGGGCACCACATGGCCGGTTGGAATTCCGACGTGCAAATTGGATTGCGCGGTAAACGCCTGCCGGCTCGATTCAAGAAAATTCGGGCTGAAAGCCAGGGTTTGCTCGAAGCCGATGACCTGGCCTCCGGAGAACCGGGCACCGAAAACGCCTCCCAGTTCCATGTCCCTGACCACGTTATTGATCGTGAGCTTGCCGGGATTCTGAACACCGGTAAACAAGGTAATGTCAGCCGCCAAACTCACTTGCGTGCAAACGCCGAGAAGGAAAAAATACAGAAAGATCCGCTGCAGCAACGATCTTTTCATCAGAAAGCCTCCAAAGAGATGTGCCTCCTTTGAAGTTCCCCGCGGCCCAACTGGCCCTCGGTTTATCTTTTCTGGCTTTTCCGGTAGAATCCGTCCTCTTTTGGACGTCTTGACGTCGCGTTGTCGTGGGCGTTGACTTCATCCGCCGAGATTCTATGAAGGATCGTCTTGCCTCAATCAAACCTGCAGTGCGCCAACTTCAAGCCTACACGTTGAAGCATTTTGAGGCACGGGTCAAGGTCAATCAAAACGAGAATCCATTTGATATGCCGGAGACAGTCAAGGCTGCTGTGCAAGAGGCGATGGCGGGCAAAGCCTGGTGTCGTTATCCCGCGTTTGTACCCACCGAACTGTCGTCACGTCTTGCCCATTTTGCGAATTGGCGCGGCGACGGCGTGCTGGTGGGTAATGGCTCCAACGAACTGATTGAAGCCGTCTTGATGGTGACAGTCGAGGCTGGCAAACGCGTTGTGATTCCACAACCAACCTTTACCTTGTATCAGATGTTGACCACCATTTTGGGTGGTGAGCCACACGCGGTCAACTTGACCGAGACGCTCAACTTCGACGTGCCTGGTTTGGCCGAGGCCGCAGCCCAAGCTGACGTCACTCTGCTTTGCTGCCCAAACAATCCGACCGGCAGCATGCTGACCTTGGACGAGATAAGAAGCATTCTAAAGGCGGCCCGCGGCTTGGTGGTTGTTGATGAGGCCTACCACGAATTCAGCCGCCAGTCGGCCGTTCCGTTGCTTCATGAGTTCGAGCATCTGGTGGTGCTGCGAACTTTTTCCAAAGCCATGGCTATGGCCGGCTTGAGGGTTGGGTATCTGCTGGGCCATCCGCCTTTGGTGGAACAGATTTCCAAAGCCAAACTGCCTTACAACCTAAACGTTTTCTCCATGACTGCCGCCGAAGCCGCGGTAGAGCACTTTTCATTGCTGAAACCTCAAATTGAGCTGTTGATTCAGGAGCGGGAACGGTTGCTGGCTGAACTGCAGCGAACTCGAGGCGTGACGGCGTATCCATCGCAAGCGAATTTTATCGCTTTCAAGACTCAACACCGCGCAGCCCAGATCTTTGAAGCGCTTTACTCCAGAGGCATTTTGGTGCGCGACATCAGCCGCTACCCCATGCTCGAAAACTTCCTTCGTGTGAGCGTTGGCTTGCCGCAGGAAAATGACCAGTTTCTCAAAGAGTTGCGTAGTTTCCTGGGACCAGGCAACTAAGCGGCGAGGAACGATTCAATTGAGGTGTCCTTCTTGAACAAGAAACGTGCTGCAGAAGTTTCCCGCAAAACGAAAGAGACCGATATCGCAGTAAAGCTGAGCCTCGACGGCAAGGGGGAGTCTCGCATTGCCACGGGCATTCACTTCTTCGATCACATGCTGACGCTTTTTGCCAAGCATGGACTTTTTGACATGGAGATCACTTGCACCGGTGATCTCGAAGTGGATGGACATCACACCGTCGAGGATGTGGGCATTGCCTTGGGGGAAGCCTTTCATCAGGCGCTGGGATCGAAGGAGAGCATCACGCGTTATGGCACGGCCTACGTTCCGATGGATGAGACGCTGGGTCGCACGGTCGTCGATTTCTCCGGGCGGCCTTATCTGGTATGCAAAGCGGATTTCCCGTCGGAGAAAGTCGGTGCCATGAGTACGGAACTCGTCGAGGAATTTTTTCGCGCTCTGGCGGTGCATGCGCGCGCCAATTTGCATGTCGAGGTGCTCTACGGCAAGAACTCACACCATATGGCGGAGTCGATGTTCAAGTCAGCCGCGCGGGCATTCTGCATCGCGGTAACCAAAGACCCGCGCGTGGCCGGCGTTCCTTCGACCAAAGGGGTGCTCTGATGGTCACCATCATCGACTATGCAATCAACAATCTGCGCAGCGTTGAAAAGGCCTTCGCCAGCATGAACATTCCTCTCGAGGTTTCCGATGACCCGGACAGGATTCGGAGCGCTGAAAAGCTCGTATTGCCCGGCGTGGGCGCTTTCGCGGATGCGATGAGTAACCTGCAGGCGAAGGACCTAATCGCAGCCATCCGTGAGAGCGTCAGGTCTGGAACGCCGTTGCTGGGCCTGTGCCTGGGTCTGCAACTGCTGTTTAGCGAGAGTGAAGAGTTCGGGCACACCGAGGGATTCGATTTCATACCCGGCAAGGTGAGACGTTTGCCCGATCGCATGCTGGTTCCTCACATTGGTTGGAACCAGCTTCACCTGCAGCGTTCCGATCCGTTGCTGGAAGGGATTGGCGAAGACAGTTTTGTTTACTTCGTGCACTCCTACTATGCAGAACCCGAAGACCCTCGAGATATTCTGGCGACGACCGACTACGATATCGAGTTCCCGTCCATTGCTCGGCGCGGGAACGTCTGGGCAACGCAGTTTCATCCAGAGAAGAGTCAAGACGTGGGGTTACGAATGCTGAAAAACTTTGCGGCAATGTAGGAAATTTCGAAGTACGAGGTTCGAATATCAAGCTGGACCCATCGAGGACTCCATTCATGCGAACGATCAAGGTGGGCATTATCGGGACCGGCTTTATCGGACCAGCACATGTCGAGGCATTGCGGCGACTCGGCTCCGTGGAAGTTGTGGCCCTTGCGGAAAGCAATACGGGGCTGGCGGAGGAAAAAGCTACATTGTTGGGCATCCCGCAATCCTATGGCGATTACAAGGATCTGCTGAGGGACCGGCGCATCGATGCCATCCACAATTGCACGCCCAATTTCGTTCACTTCAAAATCAACAAAGATGTCATCGCTGCCGGGAAGCATCTGGTCTCGGAGAAGCCGCTGGCCATGAATTCCAAAGAGTCAGCAGAGCTGGTGCGTCTTGCGAAGAAGGCGCGGGTTCTGAACGGGATCAACTTCAACTACCGTTTCTATCCTTTGATCCAGCACGCACGTGCTCTCATCGCGGACAAGAAGTCCGGTGATGTTCGACTGGTGCACGGGTCGTACCTGCAAGACTGGTTGTTGTTCGACACGGACTACAATTGGCGGCTGGAGCCGGCAGTGGGCGGCAAGTCACGCGCTGTGGCCGACATCGGCTCGCATTGGTGTGATCTCATTCAGCACGTCACCGGCCTGAAGATTGTCGAAGTGATGGCGGACCTGTCCACAGTCATTCCCGTCCGCAAGAAGCCCAAAACGGCCATCGAAACTTTTGCCGGAAAGGCGTTGAAGCCATCGGACTATGATCACATGAAGATCGCCACAGAAGACTATGCCTCGGTCCTCTTCCGGTTCGACAACGGTGCCAGAGGTGTCTTCACGGTCTCGCAGGTCAGCCCGGGCCGGAAAAACCGCCTGTACTTCGAGATTGATGGCTCCTATCACTCCATCGTATGGGACCAGGAGAAACCTGAAGAGATGTGGCTGGGCTATCGGGACCGCCCCAATGAGCTCCTTGTTAAGGATCCCTCTCTGCTGCACCCGCTGGCGAAGCCTTATGCGCACTACCCTGGCGGCCATCCGGAAGGCTATCCGGACGGACCCAAGAATTTCTTCCGAAACTTCTATCAATGGGTCTCGGAAGGCAAGGTTCCGCAAAAAGGTGAGGCCGATTTTGCGACCTTCGAAGATGGTCACTGCGAGATTCTCATTTGCGAAGCGATCTTGCAGAGTGCAAAACAGAAGAAGTGGGTCAAGGTGTAATGACGAAGAACCGCTGAGGCGTAGAGACGCCGAGACAAGGAATCAGACTGGACGCAGATTTCGCAGATGCACGGAGATCAATCACTTCCTGTCGATGGAGTCGGTTCATGTCTGCTCAGAAACTTGGCTGGAATGTCAGCAGGCTTTGCGGCCCCCTCAAGTCACAATCGGGCTTCTTGCGAGCCACCGATTGAGACACCACCCCGAATCTCTTTGCTAGGCGATCTCAAATAACCTGGGCTCATCTGCGAAATCTGGGTCCAATGCGCATCCCTCTGCGTCTCGGCGGCGCTGCGGTTTGCTTTCTACCAGATTTTCGTTTGTACGCTCGACTGGTTGTGGTAATCTTGCCTGCACTATGAAGTTCGAATCTATCAATATTCATCGGGTTTCCTTCTGGCATCGGCCCCACCATTGGGGGGGCTCCCCCGCTTAGACTCTCCCTCGTACAGCGATTTCGGTCTTTGAATCACACGCAGACCTCTTGATCTTGGAGGCTTAGGGATGATCATTTTTCCAGCCATCGACATGCGCCAGGGCAGATGTGTTCGCCTGCTGCAAGGCCGGGCTGAGCAGGAGACGGTTTACTTCAACGACCCAGTCGCCGTAGCCCAGCGGTGGGAAGCAGAAGGAGCAGCCTGGTTACACCTCGTTGATCTCGATGGCGCGATGTCCGAAGCATCTCAAAACCGAGAGATTGCCAAGAGAATCTTCAAGGCGCTGCGAATCCCTGTCCAGTTCGGTGGCGGACTACGAACCCTGCAAGACTTGGAAGAGGTCCTAGGCGCAGGTGCCACCCGCGTTGTTGTAGGGACGGCGGCTGTCCAGCATCCGGACTTTCTAGCGAAAGCGCTACAACGATTCGGCGAGCGTGTTGTTGTTGGCATCGATGCCCGCAACGGCTGCGTGGCGACCCACGGGTGGAACCAGGTCGGATCGTTAGAAGCGGTGGCATTTGCGCAATCGCTTGCACGAAGTGGCGTCCAGCGCGTGGTCTATACCGATATTTCCAAGGATGGCATGCTGGCAGGACCAAATCTGGAAGCGAGCAAGCGGTTGGCGGTAGAGAGCCATCTGAAGGTAGTTGCCTCCGGGGGTGTCGCTTCCCTCGACGACCTGCGGGCTCTGAGTACCTTGGAAGGTATTGGAATCGAGGGTGCCATAGTAGGCAAAGCCCTGTATGAGCGCCGCTTCACGTTGAAGGAAGCGATTACAGCGGGCGGGGGAGCCCCAATGTCGAATGACGAAGCCTCAATGACGAAAGAATGACTAATGACGAAGCTCCACTAGGCGACTTTCGTCATTAGGGCTTTGGGGCTTCTTTAGTCATTCGTGCTTACTTATTCGTCATTTGTTTTTGAACTGGTCTTTCCTCTAGAATCACCTTTTATGCTTGCCAAGCGGATTGTTCCCTGTCTGGATGTGGATCGCGGGCGTGTGGTCAAGGGCGTCAACTTTGTGGAGTTGATTGATGCCGGCGATCCCGTGGAGTGCGGCAAGCGTTACGACCAGGCAGGCGCCGACGAACTGGTGTTCCTCGACATCACGGCCTCGTCGGACGCTCGTAACATTGTAGCGAACATGGTGCGGCGGGTGGCCGACACGGTTTTCATTCCCTTTACCGTGGGTGGCGGCATTCGCACTGCGGAGGATATTCGCGAAATTCTCCGAGCCGGCGCCGACAAGGTGTCACTCAATACGGCCGCGGTCAGGAATCCTGAATTGATCACCAACGGCGCCGAAAAATTCGGCGTTCAATGCATTGTAGTTGCCATTGACGCCAAGCGCCGTCCGCCGGCTGCAGAAGAGACCTCCCCATCCTGGGAAGTTTTTGTACATGGAGGACGCACGCCGACTGGGCTGGATGTCCTCGGATGGGCGGAAAAAGCCCAGCGCCTCGGGGCTGGCGAGATCCTGCTGACCAGCATGGATCGAGATGGCACCAAAGACGGTTATGACTTGGAACTCTTGAAGGCCGTTACGTCCAAGGTACAGATACCAGTGATTGCTTCCGGGGGCGTGGGAACTTTGGAGCATATCTACCAAGGATTGACCGAGGGTGGTGCCAGCGCTGCTCTGGCCGCCTCCATCTTCCATTTTGGAACCTTCACCATCGGGCAGGCCAAGAGCTATTTGTGCGAACGTGGCGTGCTGGTGAGGTGAATGCAAGGCGTATGTCGGAAACTGAGATCACCAGGATTTTGAGTCAACTGAAGTTCGATGACCAGGGCCTTATTCCAGCGATCGTCCAGGATGCGGGCACAGGACGGGTCTTGACGCTGGCTTATATGAATCGAGAGACGGTGGAGCTTTCGCTTAAGGAGCGCCAGACCTGGTTCTGGAGCCGCAGCCGTCGGAAGATCTGGCATAAGGGCGAAACCTCGGGGCACACCCAGCAAATCCTTCGTGCCGAGGCAGATTGCGACGGCGATGCCCTTCTGGTCTACGTACAACCGCGCGGCCCGGCCTGCCATACCGGCAAGGACAGCTGTTTCTTCAATGGCGTGCTTGACGCAGACTTTCAGCCCAGTTTCGGGCCGCTGAACGAGGCCCGGTTTCTCACCACCATTGAGTGCCTGATCGAGGTGATCAAGACGCGCAAATCGGAAATGCCGGAGGGTTCGTACACAACCTACTTGTTCAGCAAGGGTCTCGACAAGATTCTCAAAAAGATTGGCGAGGAGTCTGCCGAAACGATCATTGCGGCCAAGAACCAATCCAGATCGGAACTAACTCTCGAGTCGGCAGACCTTTTGTATCATTTGCTGGTGCTCTTCGTGAGCGAGGGGCTGGAACTTAGGGATGTATTAGGAGAACTCGAGAAGCGAGCTCAGAAAAAGAAGATGTCCGACACATAGCGAGCCGGCGGTACAAGAGGGTCTATCAGCTCACGAAAGACGCACCCAACGAGAAACGATTGGCTAGCCGACAGCCGCAACGATGATCACACCAACAATTGAAAAATTTGTGGAGTTCAGCAAGCAGGGCAACATCATCCCTGTGTACAAAGCGGTGACAGCCGACTTGCTCACGCCCGTGCTTGCCTACCTTAAGATCCAGGCGGCAAATCCCCACGCGTTTCTGCTGGAGAGCGTTGAGGGCGGCGAGAAAATTGCCCGCTACTCGTTTCTAGGCTGCAACCCATATCTGACCATCAGTTCTCGTGGCGACACGGTCGATATTGTCCGCTCCTCCGAACGGATGCAGCGCAAAGGTCAACTGCTGGACGTGATGCGCAAGATCACTGAGCGCTACCGTCCGGTAACGCTGCCAGGGCTGCCGCCGTTCGTTGGCGGCGCGGTGGGCTATGTTTCCTATGATGCCGTCCGATGGATCGAGACAATTCCGCAAACCGGGGAAGACGATCTCAAGCTGGACGATGCCATGATGATGTATTTCTCGACGATTTTGGCCTTCGACCATGCGCGCCAACAGATCCTGATTATTTCGAATGCTTTCATTGAGGAAGGCGCGCCGCAGCTTGAAGCCAAGTACGAGAAAGCGGTCGCTGAAATCGAGACGTTGGAATTCCTGCTGAACCAACCCGTCTCCGTCCCGCCGTTTGGAAAGGCGACGGAGGGCAGCGAGCGCATTCGCTCGAATTTCTCGAAACCGGATTACCTTGCGGCGGTAGACAAGGCCAAAGAACACATCAAGGCGGGAGACATCTTTCAGGCAGTGCTTTCCCAAAGGTTCACGGCGGAAGTGAGCTGCGAACCCTTCAACATTTACCGCGCCCTGCGCATCGTGAACCCCTCGCCTTACATGTTCTTTCTCAAACTGGGGGGGTGTTCCGTCATCGGATCGTCGCCTGAGATGCTGGTACGCATCGTCAATGGCAAGGCTTACTATCGGCCTATCGCAGGAACGAGACCGCGCGGCGCCAGCGAGGACGAGGACGCCTTGCTAGCCGAAGAGTTGAAGGCGGACGAAAAAGAGAAAGCTGAACATATCATGCTGGTCGACCTCGGACGGAACGACCTAGGGCGAGTCTGCGAGTTTGGAAGCGTGGAAGTGTTGGATCTGATGCTGATCGAGAAGTACTCACACGTCATGCACTTGGTTTCCAGTTTGCGAGGTGACCTGCGGAAGGACCTCGATCGGTTCGATGCGCTAATGGCATGCTTCCCGGCAGGAACGGTAACCGGCGCTCCAAAGGTGCGTGCGATGGAGATCATCGATGCGCTGGAACCCACCCGTCGTGGCGTTTACGCTGGAGCCATTCTTTACCTGGACTTCTCCGGCAATCTCGATTCTTGCATCGCCATTCGGACGCTGGTGGTGAAGGATGGCAAGGCTTTCATCCAGGCCGGCGGGGGCATTGTGGCTGACTCGGTTCCTGAGAAGGAGTTTCAGGAAACCATTAACAAATCCCGCGCTTTGGTTAAAGCTGTGGAGATGGCAGAACGAGGATTTTGAACGAGATGGCTGATCCGTGTCAGTGAGTATTCTGAGCGATGGGCTTTGGGGTTTAGCGTCAACTTGCCCCGGTGCCAACGACGGATCCTCATCAACTGACAACTCTCACTGACTACCATAACCATGATTCTAGTTATCGATAATTACGACTCCTTTACCTACAACCTGGTTCAATACCTTGGAGAGCTGGGGCAAAAGGTCGAGGTGCATCGCAACGACAAAATCGAGGTCGCCGCGATCGAAACGTTAAAACCGGACCGGATCGTCATCTCACCTGGACCTGGAAACCCTGATCAGGCCGGTATCACGCTGAAGGTGCTCAAGGCATTTGAAGGAAAGAAACCCATTCTGGGAGTTTGCCTCGGCCATCAGGCGATCGGCCAGGCGTTTGGTGGGAAGGTTATTCCGGCTCCTTATCTGATGCACGGCAAAACCAGTGAAATCTGCCACGACAACCGGACGATTTTTGAGGGCCTCCCCTATCGCTTCCAAGCAACGCGCTACCACTCGTTGATGGTAGAACGAAAGAGTTTGCCAAAGTGCCTGGAGATTTCGGCAACTTCAACCGACGGACTCATCATGGGTCTGCGTCACAGGGAACACCCCATCGAGGGAGTGCAGTTTCATCCCGAATCGATCCTGACGAGTCAAGGGAAGAAGTTGTTGGAGAACTTTTTGAAGCTAAGCTGATAAACACCTTCCCTGCACTCCCTGCTGTGCAAGAGGCACACGCCACCGATCATGACCCCGCAAGCTTTGTATGTCGACTGCCTCAAGAAGGTCCAGGGCCGCAATCATCTGGACAGTGACGAGGCAGAGCTGTTGCTGCAAGCCATCTTCGAGCAGCAGCTCAGTGAGATTCAGATGGCTGCGTTGCTCAGCGCTCTGGCAGCCAAGGGGGAGACAGTCGATGAGATTGTCGGATTTGCACGAGGTATGCGACGGTTTGCGGTTGCATTGAAGCACACGCGACAAGGTCTGGTCGACACGGCCGGAACCGGGGGCGACGCCTCTGGAACATTCAACATCTCCACGGCTGCCGCCTTTGTGATCGCGGGGGCCGGCGTGCCGGTTGCCAAACACGGCAATCGCGCGATGTCGGGAAAGTGTGGCAGCGCGGATGTCCTGAGCCACCTGGGCTTCAACCTCGAAGCACCTCTAAATGTGCTTGAGGACTGCCTGGAAAAGGCCGGCATCGTGTTCTTGTTCGCGCCGATGTTCCACCCAGCAATGAAGGCTGTCGGCAAAGTGCGGCGGGAGCTTGGGGTTCGTACCGTGTTCAACTTGCTCGGTCCGCTCCTGAATCCGGCGGGCTCTCGACGGCAAATCGTCGGTGTGTTTTCCCTGGCGTTGACCGAGAAGCTTGCTGAAGCGCTCCGCCAGCTGGACTGCGAGCAAGCTCTGATATTTTCAGGTGAAGATGGCTTGGACGAGATGAGTCTGGAAGGACGGACCCAGGTTACCGAGTTGCGCGGCAGAACGCTCAAAACAGAGTTTGTAGCCCCGGAAGACTTCGGGCTGATTCGGCGAAACCGGAGCGAGCTTCAGGGTGGGGATGCGGCGGAGAATGCCCACATCTTGCGCGATGTGCTTGAAAATTGCGGTAGCGATGCGCAACGCGATATCGTCTTGCTGAACGCTGCAGCAGGCATCTACGTCGCCGGGGCCGCTCAGTCTGTTGCGGAGGGTATGACATTGGCCCGGAGATCGCTGTCCAGCGGGGAGGCGTTGAACAAGTTGGAACTCTTGGTGAAGCTCAGTAATCACTCGTTTGTGGAAACGGCGCTGTAACACCAACAGAGAGCCAGGGCGCGCAAAATCTCTCAGCACGACAAAGGTGGAGACTTGGACGATCGACTGGCACAAATCGTCGGCAGCAAGAAGGCACGCCTCGAGCGGCTCAAGAAAGCGATCCCTCCTGAGGCCGTGCAGACCTCTGTTGCACGAACGCCGCTCATCAGAACGCGCTCATTCTACAATGCGCTCGACCGTGACGACCGGCTTAACTTGATTGCCGAGATCAAGAAGGCCTCCCCATCGAGAGGCTTGTTGCGCGAAACGTATGATCCTGTAGAGATTGCCATGGACTATGAATCGAACGGTGCGGCTGCGATTTCCATTCTCACCGAGGAAGATCATTTCCTGGGTTCGCTGGAGCATCTGCAACGAGTTCGCCCCAACGTTTCCCGTCCTCTGCTGCGAAAGGACTTCATTTTCGATCCTTATCAGCTTAGCGAAGCCATCGGCGCAGGTGCGGACGCCATTCTGCTCATCGTGGCGATTCTGGATGCAGCCACGCTGGCGAGCCTGATTCAGTTGGCCGAACGGCTGGGACTCGATGCCTTGGTCGAGGTGCATGACCGCCAGGAGTTGAACACTGCACTGGGTGCGGGCGCCAGGATCATCGGAATCAATAACCGTGACCTGAAAACCTTCAAGGTGGACTTGCACACCACGCTGCAGCTTGCACCGCACGTCCCCGACGCCACTATTCTGGTCAGCGAAAGCGGCATCAACACCGCCGACGACATTCGCATGCTGCGAGAAGCTGGCTGTGATGCATTCTTGATCGGTGAGGCGTTCATGAGGTCCGAAAAGCCTGGAAACGCTCTAAGAGAACTGATGATTCGGAGTCTGAACTAATGAAGGCTCCAACTCACCCTTTCAACTGCGATTGAGCATGGTTCGAGTCAAGATCTGCGGCATAACCAATCTTGAAGATGCACGCGAGGCGATCAACCTGGGCGCCGATGCGTTGGGCTTCAATTTTTACAAACGCAGCCCGCGTTACATCGAACCGGCGAAGGCGAAGCCGATTATCGAAGCATTGCCGCCACTCATCTCGCTGGTGGGTGTCTTTGTAGACGAGTTCAGCCCCGAACGCATCCGGAGTGTTGCCCATGCGATCGGCCTGGGAACCATCCAGCTCCATGGCGCCGAGTCTCCCGAGTATGTCAAGAAAATCAGCGAGGTACGTATCATCAAAGCATTTCGAGTGAGTGAGAACTTCGATTTGACGCAGCTCGCAGCGTTTCACGTTGGTGCTTATCTTCTGGATGCATACGATACGAAACAACTGGGCGGCACTGGAAGAACCTTCAATTGGGACGTCGCCGTGCAAGCAAAGCAGCATGGCCGGGTGATTCTGGCGGGCGGGCTCTCTTCTGAAAACGTCGCCGACGCCGTTCTCCAGGTTCGACCTTATGCCGTTGATGTCTGCAGTGCGATTGAAAGCGAGCCGGGCAAGAAGGACTCTCAGAAGATGGAAGCACTATTCCGAGAGGTTCATCGGGCCCGTTCGTTGCTCTCGGGCCAAGCCGGGTAGTATCCCGCCGCTTGTGCCGGGCCTCTAGGTAGCGCCACGAAAATGGTTCTTCGTCCTCGTTCTCGTCGTCGTACTCGGCATTTCTCCAAGGACGAATCTCGAGGACGACGATTCTCAAGGAAGGTTTATGGAAGCTCGTCAGTTTGACCAGTGGCCGGATGCACAGGGGCATTTTGGTCCCTATGGGGGTAAGTTTGCGCCTGAGACGCTGATGCATCCTCTGGAGGAATTGGAACAAGCCTATCTGGAAGTAAAGCACGACGTGGCGTTTCAAGCCGAGCTTAACCGGCTGTTCCAGGAATACTCCGGGCGGCCGACGCCTTTGTTCTGTGCCGAGCGACTTACCCAACACCTGGGTGGCGCCAGGATCTATCTGAAGCGGGAAGACCTGAATCACACCGGTGCGCACAAGATCAACAACTGTCTCGGCCAAGCCCTGTTGGCACAGCGCATGGGAAAGCGGCGCATCATCGCGGAAACCGGCGCCGGCCAGCACGGCGTGGCCACTGCGACGGCTTGTGCGCTGCTTAACCTGGAGTGTGAGGTTTACATGGGCGAAGAAGACATGCGCCGCCAGGAACTGAATGTGTTCCGCATGCGGCTGCTGGGGGCCAAGGTCCACGGTGTGGCAAGCGGAAGCAAAACCCTGAAGGATGCCATCAACGAAGCAATCCGCGACTGGGTGACCAACGTTCGAAACACCTACTATTTGCTGGGTTCTGTGTTGAGTTCGCACCCCTATCCGATGATGGTTCGCGATTTTCAGTCTGTCATCGGCCGCGAGGCTCGCGAACAGATCCTGAAGAAGGAGGGTCGGCTGCCGGACACGTTAGTGGCATGTGTCGGAGGAGGCAGTAATGCCATCGGCCTGTTCTATGCTTTTCTCAATGATCCTACCGTGGCGATGATCGGCGTCGAGGCTGGTGGGCGCGGCCCCTCGCTCGGGAACCATGCAGCCCGCTTTAGTGGTGGCAAACCGGGCATCTTGCAAGGCACATACTCCTATGTCTTGCAGACGGAGGAAGGCCAGATTGCCAACACCCACTCTGTGTCAGCGGGCCTTGACTATGCATCGGTCGGACCAGAGCATGCTCACCTGCACGATGTAGGAAGAATTCGCTACGGTTCGGTCGACGACCACGGAGCCTTGGAAGCGTTTCATTTGCTGAGCCGCACCGAGGGAATCATTCCAGCCCTGGAAAGCGCTCATGCTGTTGCCGAAGCTGTGCGGCAGGCGCCGAAATTGGGGCGCGACCACCTCATGATCATCAATCTCTCGGGTCGAGGGGACAAGGACGTGCAAACCGTGGCGGCAAGCTCAGTGTAGGGTGTGCAGTTCTCCAAGTACACCACGATTCGCGGCGGTGCGTTCAAGCACAACGCACCGTACTATCTGCTACATCATCCCTCATGACCCGAATCCAACAAAAGTTCGATCAACTCAAACGTCAGGGCCGGAAAGCCTTTATACCCTACATCACGCTTGGCGATCCCAGCCTGGAGGCATCGGTTGAAATCGTTCTGGAGCTCGCCCGCGCAGGTGCCGACGTCATTGAGCTGGGGATTCCCTTCTCTGATCCGTTGGCAGACGGGCCGGTGATCCAGCGGGCCACTGAGCGGGCGCTGCAACGCGGTTTCACGCTGCGGGCGGGACTGAGAACAGTTGCCGAATTGCGCAAGCAAACGGAGGTGCCCTTTCTCCTGTTCAGCTACTACAATCCCCTGTTCGCTTATGGCTTGGAGCGATTGGCTCAAGACGCCAAGGCCAGTGGCGTTGACGGAGTGTTGATCACCGACCTGTCGGTTGAGGAAGCTGCTGGTCCCGTGGGCCTACTGAAAGAGGCTGCTCTCGACACCGTTTTTCTTGCCGCCCCCACCAGTACGGATGAGCGGATTGAAAAAATTGCACGCTTCTCCTCCGGCTTCATTTACGCCGTGTCTCGCACAGGCGTGACCGGTGCACAGAAGTCCATCTCTGATGAAGTTCGGCCGCTCATCGAGCGTATTCGCCGGCATTCTGCGTTGCCAGTGGCGGTGGGATTCGGCATTTCCGAACCGTCGCAGGTGGTCGAGATCTGCCGCCAGACCGAGGGCGCCGTGGTTGGCAGCGCCCTGGTACGCTGCATTGAAGAGAACCTGACAAACCCTCGCCTGGCTGAGAAGGTGGGAGAGTTCACCCGCTGGCTCAGAGGAGGAATTTAGCCCATGGATATCAGCGACTGGCGAAAGCGGATCGATGAGATTGATGGACAACTGGCGGAACTCTTAAGCGAGCGTTCCCGTTGCGTCATCGAAATTGGAAAGATCAAGCGGCAGCAGCAATTGCCCGTCTACGACCCGCAGAGGGAGAAGGAAATTTTCGAACGCCTCGCGCGCAACAATCGCGGACCGCTGGAAAACGAAGCACTACGACGGTTATTTGAAAGGATTCTCGACGAATCACGCCGCGTGGAGCGGGTGGTTCTGGAGGAGCAATCGTAGGAGAGTCCAAAGTCAGCGACGAGGCGGGTCAGGCGAGGAGAACGGGTTCGAGAGGATTTTCAAGGGAGTTTTTCATGCCGCGTTGCGGCGCCACGTTCGATGAAAACAGCGTCCCCCCTTGGACAAGGGGGGACTTCAGGGGAGTTTTGGGGCCGTAACCGACAACCTGGTGTGGGCAGTTGATCCGGAAACCCACCCCGGCGCTTCGCGCCACCCCTCCGACGGAGAGGATTTTCAGAGGAATCCACATGGTTGTTGTGATGCAGGAAGGCGCCAGCGAGGCGCAAATTCAGCATGTAATGGAAAAACTGGTCGCGCTGGGGTTCGACATTCACCGCTCCACCGGGGTCAGCCGGACAGTGCTGGGTGTCGTTGGCGGGAAGATTGTCGATACCCGCGAAATTGAACTCATCGATGGTGTCGGTGAGGTGGTTCGAATCACAGCTCCTTACAAGCTGGCGAGCCGCCAGTTCAATCCGGAGGGAACCCGCATTCGGCTGGGGAATGCGAAGCGTCAAGTCGAGATCGGCAGCGATCAAGTCGTCATGATGGCCGGGCCTTGCAGTGTTGAGAGTGAGCAGCAGATGGAGGCCGTCAGCGAAATCGTCGCGCGCTGTGGCGCCCCGATCCTTCGCGGCGGAGCTTTCAAACCGCGATCGTCGCCCTATAGCTTTCAGGGAATGGGCGCAGAAGGCTTGCAGTTGATGCGCCGGGCAGCGGATCGCCATGATTTGTTTGTTGTCAGCGAAGTGATGGACCAGACGCAGATTCCGCTGCTCCTTGAGTATGTTGACATTCTCCAAGTGGGTGCGCGCAATATGCAGAATTTCAACCTGCTGCGCGAGCTCGGAAAGGTGCGCAAGCCGGTGCTGCTCAAACGCGGCATTGCTGCAACCATCGAGGAGTGGCTCCTTTCGGCCGAATACATTCTGGCTGGCGGAAACCACCAGGTCATGTTGTGCGAGCGTGGCATTCGAACCTTTGAGAACTACACCCGCAATACGCTGGATATTTCGGCTATCCCGGTTGTCAAGAAACTCTCCCATCTTCCCATCGTCGTTGATCCGTCGCACGGCACGGGCCGCCGAGACAAAGTGCCTCCAATGGCTCGGGCGGCCGTCGCAGCCGGAGCGGACGGCTTGCTGGTCGAAGTCCATCCCAATCCGGAAAAGGCGCTCAGTGACGGCGCCCAGACACTGTTCCCAGACCAATTCGAGAAACTGATGCGGGAGCTCGCGCAAATCGCTCCTGTGCTGGGGAGAAGTATCTGAAATAGGGCTCAAGGGAAATATGGACGCAGATCACTCTGATTGACAGATATGGCTTGCGTCTGATTCCGGATGGACAAGCCACCGCTGAGACGCGGAGACGCTGAGAGAAAAGGACAAGCTACAAGGTGCTTCCTTTTCACCCAGCGAAAGATGCAAAGAATACTTGGCTACATCGATTTGAATGCTAACAACCAGTCTCGAGATCCTCGCTGCTGGTCTCTTGAAAGCTCTCCGCGTCTGAGCGGTTGTCTGAACTCCTGATTCCAGGATGAACAAGGTCATTCCTGATATCAAACAAGCGATTGCCGACATCCAAGATGGCGCAACCATCATGATCGGTGGCTTCGGGTTGTGCGGCATTCCGGAGAATCTGATTCAGGCGCTCGTTGATAAGGGTGTGCGGAACCTGACCGTGATCAGCAACAATGCTGGCACAGAAGACTTCGGCATCGGACTCCTCCTGGGCCATCAGCAAGTCAAGAAGATGATCGCGAGCTACGTTGGCGAGAATCGGACTTTCGAAGAACTCGTTCGAAACGGAAGATTGCAAATCGAGCTCAGCCCGCAGGGAACTCTTGCAGAACGCATTCGGGCCGGGGGCGCCGGGATCGGTGGCTTCTACACACCAACAGGCTATGGGACGATCGCTGCAGAAAACAAGGAAACGCGGACCTGGAATGGACGGCACTACGTCCTGGAACTGCCGCTGCGTGCGCAGTTTGCTTTGGTGAAGGCCTGGAGGGGAGATCCGCTGGGCAATCTGATCTACAGGGCCACAGCACGAAATTTCAATCCGGTCATGGCCACGGCGGCCGACGTAACGATTGCAGAAGTAGAAGAACTCGTCGAGCCTGGCAGTTTGAATCCGGACCATATCGATACTCCGGGAATTTACGTCCAGCGAATCCTTCAGGGATCGCACTACGAGAAGCGTCTGCAAACCGGAAGCCTGAGGTCTGTGCGTGAGGAAACATAAGCGCGAGTTCATCGCCCGGCGGGCAGCCCGAGAGATTGAGGACGGCTTCTACGTGAGCTTTGGCTTGGGCATACCGGCATTGGCAGCCCGGTTTGTCCCCGAGAGCGTCAAAGCGGTTTTGGTCTCGGAAAGCGGTGTGCAAGGGTTCGGTGCTCTGCCTCCAAAACACAAGGGGGACGCGGACCTGATCAATGCGGCAAAAGAGCCTATCGCTTTGACGGCGGGTGCCAGCCTATTTTCGAGCCTCGACGCCTACGCCATGATTCGTGGCGGTCATCTCGATCTCTGCATTCTGGGAGGGTTCCAGGTTGACGAACGAGGAAACCTGGCCAATTGGATGCTACCCGGAAAGCTGGTGCATGGAATGGGAGGCGCCATGGACCTTGCCTGTGGTGCCAAGCGGGTTGTCGTTGCGATGGAGCACACAACCCCGGGCAAGAAGCCCAAGATTCTGAGGGACTGCACGCTCCCGCTCACTGGCCTTGGCGTCGTTCATCGCATCATCACGGAACTGGCCGTTATTGATGTAACACCTCAGGGGTTGGTGCTTCGAGAAGTTGCTCCCGAAGTCTCGGTAGATGAGGTGTGCAGGGACATCGAGGCCGGGGTGAGAGTCGATAAGGATTTGAAGATCATTCAGGTGTGACGCCTCTTCAGGCGAACCACCGAGCTGGCGCGGTTACTCACGCCGCCGGGCAGACTGAAGATCGATGCCCAACTGCTGGCACTTCTTATAGAGATGGCTTCGCTCAAGTCCTAGCGTTCGAGCCGTGGCGGCCATTTGATACTCGTGCCTTCTCAGTTCGTCCAGCAGCACCTGCTTTTCAAAGGATTCAACTCGTTCGGCCAAGGTCCCATGCGGCGCGTTGGCAGCCGCAGCATTTGTTGCTCCCGGGCTTTGGGGGATCACAAGCCGCAAAGTCGCAAGGTCCACCTCGTCTTCGCACAACAGCAACAGTCGTTCGACCACATTACGAAGTTCACGAATATTGCCGGGCCAGCCATACCGCTGCAATGCATCGACGGCCGAGGGAGAGAAGGATTTGGGCTTCCAAGCGTTTTGCTGAGCAATCTGGCGGCAAAAGTGTTGCACGAGCAATGGTACGTCCTCGAGTCTCTCGCGCAGAGGTGGAAGCACGAGTGGGAAAACATGGATGCGGTGATAAAGATCCTCGCGAAATGCCCCTTCCCTAGCCAGAGCTGCCAGGTCGCGATGGGTCGCCACGATCACCCGAACGTCGACAATCGTGGACCGGTTGCCGCCGACGCGCTCTACTTCTCCCTCCTGAAGTACCCGCAATAGCTTCGATTGCATCGCCAGCGGCATGTCGCCAATCTCATCCATGAAGAGCGTTCCCTGATGTGCTTGCTCGAACTTCCCAAGGTGGCGCATGACAGCACCTGTAAATGAACCCTTTTCGTGGCCGAAGAGCTCGGACTCGATCAGCTCAGCTGGAATGGCGGCGCAATTGATCGTCGCAAAGGGCCCGTTTCGCCGGGAACTGCCTTCATGCAACGCACGGGCAACCAGTTCCTTGCCGGTGCCTGTCTCCCCGAGAATGCAGACACGCGCTTCGCTAGCAGCCACTTTCTGCAATTGGGCCATCACGCGTTTCATGGATTCACTTTGCCAGACCATCTCGGGTTTGCCGACCTGCTGGCGCAACTGACGATTTTCTTCTTCCAGCCGCGACAGCTTGAGAACATTGCCGACTGTCAACAGAAGCTTCTCTGTTGAGATCGGCTTCTCGATAAAATCGACGGCACCCAGGCGAGTCGCGCGTACGGCCATTTCAACGCTGGCCTGGCCCGACATCATGACAACCGGGGTCAGCAAGCCCAACAACCGGAGATCCTCCAGCAGCACAAGTCCATCCTTGCCAGGCATCACCACGTCGGAAAAGATGAGGTCAAAGCGTTGGGTCTTGATCAGCTCAACCGCACGGCCTGCACTGTCGCACACCGTTGCTTCATGTCCCGCCAGCCTGAACGCGCGGGCGAGAGAAGCCAGGGTGCTGGAATCGTCATCGACGATGAGAAGATGGGGCATCAGTTGGTTGGTTCAAGGTAAGTCGGTCAATGATCGGCGCGGGCGCCATACAAGTAGTATCAAGCGTTCGCCGACAGCAAGATTCGGAATGTGCTTCCCTTTCCCGGTTCACTCTCTACCGAGATTTTCCCGCCGTGGTCGCTCACCACGGCCTGCACAATGGCAAGGCCGAGGCCGGTGCCATGACGCTTGGTAGTGTAGTAGGGCGTGAACAATCGATCGCTCTCTTCCGGCGTCAAACCGGTCCCACTGTCAGAGACTTCAACGCAGACAGCACCGTTGCTGTGGGTCGTGCGCAGTTTCAACGTTCCACCGTCCGGCATGGCGTCCAGCGCATTCAGGACGAGGTTCTGCAAGGCTCGCTTCAGTTGCTCCGGATCGGCTGCCAAGGGTTCTAGCGATTCGTCGAGTTCGAGTTCAGTCCGAACAGAGCCGGTGGCGGCATGAAATTGTGCGTCGAACAATCTTAGCACTTGCCGGACTATCTCATTCAGCTGAACTCGCTCCTTGCGTGGTGGCGGCATTTTCGAGAAGTCACTGAAACGTCCAATGATGGTTTTCAGATTGGCCAACTCACCCGCAAGCGTTGCCGCGCCTTCACGGAAGACCTCATCGAACTGCTCGGGGTGTTCGGCGCGGGCCTTCTGCATGTTCTCGACGGTGATCTGGAGAGGGAACAGCGGATTCTTCAGCTCGTGTGCCAGCCGGCGGGCGAGCTCCCGCCAGGCAGCCACGCGCTCGGACTGGATCAGCTTGTCACGCTGCTCAACAAGCTGGCCCGTCATTCGATTAAAAATCTGGGCAAGGTGCCTGATTTCGTCATGTGACGAAACCTGAACCCGAGTCGCCCAGTCACCCGCGGCCACACGCCCTGCCCCCTCGGCCAGTTGGGCCACTGAGCGGGTCAACCGGCGGCTAATTCCCCAGCTGGCAAGAAGCCCGAGCAAAACTCCGGAAATGCCTGCCAGGAGCCCAATTCTTCGGATCAGGCCGGTCAGCTGTGCCAGCTCGCGTCGCGAACTCCCCAGCAGTAAAATCGCCAGGGGATTCTCTTCCCGACCAAGGAGCGGCAGTGCATGGAATACCTCGGGGGTTGGGCCACCTAGCCAGAACGTAGCCTCGGCTGGTTCGGGATTCCGCCGTCGTACTTGCTCAATGAACGGCGCAAGACGACCGCCCTCAGCCACAATCCCTGTCGCACTGGTGAGATTCTGAACCGAAAACGATGGGTCTAAGTTGAGATAGAGCAAAGCACGCACTCCCTCAGGCAATGACAGGGTTGTCAGGAACTCTTTGTCAAGGCGTTTACCGCCAGCCAGCCAGAGCACCGTTTCGCCGAATTGCAGTTTGCGAACTGCCAGCAAGCCCAAAGCGACCCCCTCAGGCAGATCGACCGTCTGTATGAACGCCTCGCCCTTCTGCCAGTCTCTCTGAGCAACCCATTCGTTCCTATAGCCGAATCGGGCGGGCCACTGCGCGGAGGAGAGAATGGTTCCGTCAGCGGAAACGAGTTCGAAAAAGTCCAGTGCTTGAGCAGCCGCAAGTTCCCCTGCGGCTTCCACGTAGCTTGCAGGATCCGCGCGCCCGCTGCTGAGGTCGATGGAAATGCGTCGCATGACTTCCGCCTGAACTGCGCGATCAATCCGGCTGGCAATGTCTCTGCCACGAGCGGCAAGCTCGAAGCGAAACTGGGTGACGAGCGCCCGGGTCCGTTGCGCGTCGAGTTCCTCGAAGGCAGTGCGCGCGGAGAAGTAAACCAAAATGGTGACCACGGCCACAGTCAGCGAAAGTGTCGCGGAAAACACCAGCCAGAGCTTGATACGAAACGTCACAGCGCGCCTCGTGTTCCGGGGAGACCGAGCCAGAGCCATTCCAAGGCCGGGAGTTCCCAATCCGCTGCTGTATCGCTGGAAGAAGGGATTCGCGCAGCGGACTTGAGAGCCTGGCTGAGACCATATGTGGAAGGAAGGTGAAACAGCGGCACAACCCAAAAGGTCTTCAGGAGTGCTTGCTCTGCGTGATAGAGCGCCTCTGTAGAATCGTTGGGGACTGCAACGGAGGGCAGGCTCAGATCCCGGGCCAGTTGAGCCAAGGCGTCACCCGCATGTGTGGAGGTCACCGGAACCCGAAGTAAACGCACATCGGCCACACCCGCCATCGTCGGCTCTGCCAGGGTCTTTAGCACGATACCGGCTTCGCGAGCATTCACCGCAATGCGTTCCGCAATGCTCCGTTCAACCGCGTCCTGGTTGTCATAGGCGAGTGAGAGGGACGGAGATGGCAGTCCTGCAAGCCGAGCTTTGGCTTGAGACAGGTTTCGCGTGATAGAAAACAGGAAAGCATACCCGCTCATCCACTGTGGTAACAGGGCACCCGACAACTCACCTTGTCGCTGGAGCAAGACAGTGTGGGCTGAAGCCCTGTCTACGGAAAGAGCCAGACTTTCCCGCAGCCGTTCGGTTTGGGCTGCGGGGCTATCTCGCCGGAAAACCAGCGCCCATAGTTGGATTGGAAGAGTGGATACGACCTGAATGCCACGCTGGCTTGCTCCTTTGACCTGATTGGCAGCCATTTCGACAAGGTCAGCCTTCCCCAGTTCAAGGTCCACGAGCTGTTCTCGCAAGGCCGGACCATCTCAATCTCGACTGCATCGACAAACGGCCTCCCTTCCCAATGGGCTTCATGAGCCGTCAACTTCAGCCTTCGACCGCTTTGCCACTCGGCAATTCGAAAAGGGCCAGTGCCGGTCAGACCGTTGGCGGTTCGTACAAAAATGGCGTACTGAGATTGAGCCAATCGGCGAGGCAAATCGACAACCGGCCGCTCACTTTGAATGACAATGGAATCGCCGGCAACGCTTGCACGGATTCCTTTCATTGCCACATTCAAGGCGTCTGATACGGTCGCCGGGGTTAGAAGAGTACCGTCATGCAGTTTGACGCCTGGCCGCAGCGAAAGCCACCACTTGTTTACATTGCGATCAAACTGCCAGGAGACGGCCAGGCAGGGCTCGACAGTTCCCTCGCTGCGCAAGCGCGTCAAGCCCTCAAAGATGGAAGCAGTGATGCGGTTCTTCCCGGTTCGTTCCGAAGGGGATGCCGGCTGGTTCACTGGGTCCAGCGATCGAATTGCCCCCTGCATCTTGACTCGAAGGGTGCCGCCATACCGGGGCCGGTTGGCCGCTTCGCTCTCCGAGAGCAGAGCGCCAACGCAGCCGCATAGCAGCAAACCAAGGCAGCGAAGTGGAGTTGCACTACTCGCAGGTGACACGAAGGCTGTAGGCTGCATAGCGTCCGACTGTCCGATCGTGTGCGACCGCAATCGCGGTGCCATCTGGCTTGGACCACAGAGCCGTGATAGTGCCCGGAATTTCAACGGGATCCCCCACGGGATGCAGCTGCTGTTTGAGAATGACGTAAGCGTGAACTTCATCCGTCCTTTTGCTGCCAGACCCAGCGGCCACCACCGGGGTGCGAGCTTGACACGCCTCACTTAGCACTGCCATGTCGCTGCCCCAGCCGGTGGATCCAGCCTGCTTTTTTGTACAAAGTTGGCATTATAAAAAAGCATTGCTCATCAATTTGTTGCAACGAACAGGTCACTATCAGTCAAAATAAAATCATTATTTGA